>Ga0209269_1000003_pt1:680000-710519 | contig 710519 bp, 679 predicted proteins | sample MTBAKMMethaMetaG_FD_187455 | JGI IMG/M metagenome (GOLD analysis project Ga0209269, IMG submission 187455) | Enrichment culture microbial communities from Arthur Kill intertidal strait, New Jersey, USA, that are MTBE-degrading - MTBE-AKM (Arthur... | ecosystem: Environmental >...
CAGAGGGTACCGTCAATGCGTGCAGATATTAGCTACACGCCCTTTCTTCCCCTCCAACAGGGCTTTACAACCCGAAGGCCTTCATCACCCACGCGGCGTCGCTGCGTCAGGGTTTCCCCCATTGCGCAATATTCCTCACTGCTGCCTCCCGTAGGAGTCTGGACCGTGTCTCAGTTCCAGTGTGACTGGTCGTCCTCTCAAACCAGTTATGGATCGCAGCCTTGGTGAGCCGTTACCCCACCAACTAGCTAATCCAACGCGGGCCCATCCAAGAGCAATAGCTTGCAAGCAGAGGCCATCTTTCCCCAAAGGACTTATGTCCTCAGGACGTATGCGGGATTAGTCCACCTTTCGGTAGGTTATCCCCCACTCAAGGGCAGGTTACCCACGCGTTACTCACCCGTGCGCCGCTGTACTCTCCCAGGCGAACCCGGGATTTCTCGCTCGACTTGCATGTGTTAGGCACGCCGCCAGCGTTCATTCTGAGCCGGGATCAAACTCTCATGTTTAATCCTTGCTTAATGTTTCTCGCATCTCCCACTATTCAGTTTTCAAAGATCAAACGTGACTCGTGCAGTGTAGCCTTTTATGCCCTTCTCTTACCAAAGTCAATATCTTTTTTCTTTAACTTTGGCGCGATGCAGGCCGGATGTCTATGCGACTTCCCAGGCATTGTCAAGGACTAACTTTGACCTCAACCACCGGTGCCACTCAAAAAGCTTGTGCTATCTATGATAAAGATCAGCACCTGTCAACACCAATCTGCACTATTTATTTTATTCATTTTTAAATTGGCGCGATGCAGGCTGGATGTCTTTACGACCTACCAGGCATTCTGAGGAACTTTCCATTCCCTCAATCACCGGTGCCACTCAAAAAGCTTGACCTATCTATGATAAAGATCGGCACCTGTCAACACCAATCTGATCTTTTTTAATTTTTATTATTCTTGCGATTTCAAATGGTTACAAATCGGCATCAGCCCTTGATCTCCACCTTGGCAAAACGGCGCTTGCCGGCCTGTATAATGTAGATCCCCGGCGACAGGCTTAGATCATCATTCACGATCTTTTCCTCATTAAGTTTGATCCCACCCTGCTGTATCAGACGCCTGGCTTCGGATGTGCTCTTGGCCAGGCCGCTTTCCTTGAGTATGGCGCAGATCCAGGGCTTCTCCAGCGTGAGCACGAAGGCGGGCATCTCATCCGGCAGCTCATGCGAGCGGAAGACCTTGGCAAAACCATCCCGGGCCAGCAAGGCCTGCTCAGGTCCGTGATAACGCTCCACAAGCTCTTGGGCCAGGGCCATCTTGACTTCCATGGGATGCGCTTGACCTAAGTCCACATCCTGCTTAAGCTGGGTGATGGCATCACTCGGACGCGCACTCAGGAGCAGATAGTACTTCCACATCAATTCGTCGGATATGGACATGACCTTGCCGAACATGTCGGACGGAGCATCGTCCACTCCTATATAGTTATGATAGGACTTGCTCATCTTCTGCACGCCGTCGGTGCCTTCCAGCAGGGGAAGGGTCATCACCACCTGAGGCTCCTGTCCAAAGGCTTTCTGGACCTCGCGGCCCATATAGAGGTTAAATATCTGGTCAGTTCCACCCAGCTCGATATCCGCCTCCAAGGCTACGGAGTCATACCCCTGGATAAAGGGGTAAAGGAACTCGTGAATGCTGATGGGGTGCTGCGCTTGGAAGCGTTTTTTGAAGTCGTCACGTTCCAACATCCTGGCCACGGTTTGGATCGAGGTAAGTTTAATGAAGTCCGAGACCACCATGTTGTCCATCCACTCGGAATTGAACCGTACAATAGTACGGACCGGATCGAGGATCTTCTTCACCTGGTCCTGGTATGTCTTGGCATTCGCTAGGACTTCCGGCCTTGTAAGCGGCGGCCTCGTGGAGCTCCTACCGCTCGGGTCTCCGATCATGCCGGTGAAATCGCCGATTAGGCAGATCACGTCATGACCGGCATCCTGAAACTGGCGCATCTTCTGGAGCACCACCGTGTGCCCCAGGTGGATGTCGGGTGCTGTGGGGTCGAACCCGACCTTGACCTTGAGCGGTCTACCACGCTTGAGCTTTGCTATCAGCTCCGGTTCGGAAACGATATCAACCACACCCCGCTTGATTTCCTTTAACAATGCTTCCATTATGCTTGTCCCCCAATACTTTATATCCCGCACTTATCTTGATTACCAAAAGGGGTCAATGCCTTCATTGCAAGTGAAGACTTTGACCCCTGGTGAATCAGTGGGCCGATGATACTACTATTTCGCAAACTCCACGGCCCGGCTTTCGCGGATCACGATCACTTTGATCTGTCCCGGGTAGGTAAGCTTCTCTTCTATGGATTTGGCGATATCCTTGGCCAACAGCTCGGTATCGGCATCACTAATGTTCTCGGATTCAACCAGGACGCGCAACTCCCTCCCGGCCTGAACGGCGAAGGACTTGCTCACGCCCTTGAACGAAGAGGCGATCTCTTCCAAGTCGATCAAACGTTTAATATAGTTCTCGAGCATCTCGCGCCGGGCGCCCGGCCTCGCGGCCGAAAGTGAATCCGCGGCCTGTACGAGGAAACAATACACCGAACTGACCGGCGATTCGTTGTGATGCGCGGCGATAGCCTCCACGACCTTGTTCGACTCGCCATACCGTTTGGCGATCTCGGCCCCGATAATGGCATGCGACCCTTCTACCTCATGGTCGACCGCCTTGCCGATGTCATGCAGCAATCCAATGCGCTTGGCTATCTTCTGGTTCACTCCGAGCTCGGCGGCGATCACGCCGCACAGATGCGCCACCTCGAGCGAGTGCTGATAGACATTCTGCGAGAAGCTCGTGCGGTATTTGAGCTTGCCCACCAATTTGATGAGTTCCGGATTGATGCCATGCACGCCCACATCGAACGTGGCCTGTTGCCCGGCCTGCCAGACTCCCTCATTGACCTCGGCGGTCACCTTCTCAACGATCTCTTCGATACGTGAGGGATGGATACGGCCATCGACCACCAGCCGTTCCAGGGATAGCCTGGCGATCTCGCGCTTGATGGGGTCGAAGCTGGAAACGATTACGGCATCGGGGGTATCGTCAATGATCAGGTCCACGCCCGTTACCGCCTCGATCGAGCGGATATTGCGTCCTTCACGGCCGATGATGCGCCCCTTCATTTCCTCGCTGGGCAGGTTGACCAGCGAAACCGTGCGTTCGCTCACCACATCGGCGGCATAGCGCTGGATCGCGGTCGACAGGATCTCCTTGGCCTTCTGATCTGCCTCGGCCTCGGCCTCGTCCTGGATCTGCTTGAGCTTCTTGGCGGATTCATGACGCGCCTCGCTCTCCATGGATTCCATGAGCGCCTGCTTGGCCTGCTCAGAGTTCATGCCGCTGATCTCCTCCAACCGGGCAATCTGCTGCTTGCGAAGATCCTCCGCCTCGGTCTTGAGAGAGTCGATATGCTTGGTCCTGTCGATCAGCGACTTTTCCGAACGTTTGATCTCCTGCTCCCGCTTGTCAAGTCCGGCCAGCTTGTTGTCGAGCATGTCCTCCCGCTGGAGAATGCGCTTCTCGGCTGCATTGACCTCTTTGAGCCGCTCGCGGGCTTCCTCTTCGCTCTTGCTCTTGGCTTCGAAAAGGATCTGATTTTTCTGCAAGTTGGCTTCCGTAATGATCATGGCAGATTCTTTCTTGGCGTCCTCACGCATCTGCTTGGATTCTGCCTCGGCATCGATCTTGGCGTTTTTGCTGGCTAGCAGATGCACTACGAAACCAATGACAGCACCAACAACTGCTGCTGCTATACTAAACAATGCTACTTCCATCATGGCACCTCACCTTCTATTTTATATATTGCCGATTGAGTCGCTACGTACTTCACCCGCGCGTCCCACGCTTCTTTCGGCAGTTTTTCGACAAAAAACTCCTCCTGGCATACGCCCATGGTAGCAATTCCTGGATATGCCTTTATGAGTCGGTCATAAAAACCCATACCATACCCGAGCCGTAACCCCGAGCGGTCAAAGATCAGGCCGGGCACCAGAATCAGATCGATATGTTCGATACAAACCGGCGGGGTTTTTGGTTCATGAATATTAAAGGCTCCGGGTGCGAACTCCCTCATCGTCCGTGCCGGGCAGAAGACAATGGCTTCCCCTTCCACCCGTGGGAAAACCACCGTTTTACCGCACCCCATCCACAAGGGCAACAGATCCACTTCGCCGTGGATCGGGAAGTACATCGCCACGCACGCGGCCCCCTGATATTGATCCGAAAACTCGATTTGATGTCGTACAGCAGCATCCAGGGCTGTCTTCAGATCCCCATCAAGCGAGGTGCGCCGCGCTAATATCCTTTTCCTAATCTCGTCCTTGGTGAACATGCAATCCATAACAAAGGGACAAACGGGAAAAGATATTAGGTAGACCCCCGGTGATGCCGTACCCCACGTTCCTTGAGCCTGAAGATTTTTCAGGCTGGCCCGATGTGCTGTTTCAGGCTTTTCTCACAAGAGAACATGCTCACCACAGCAGAGATCAGGCCGCTCCTTTATACACTGTTGACTCAAAAGGGACTAAGAAGGGCCACGCACACCCCAGGGGTCAAATGCAGTTCCGGCGTCAATCTTCTCAATCAACTGACTGAAGCGTTTATCCAGTGTCTCCTTGAATGATTGCAATTCGGTGCGCGATTTGTTCACATCATCCGCCATGTTGAGCATCGTCATGGCAATCACATCCATGGTCGTGATCGCATTACCTTGACGCTGCACATCTGCAACCATTTCATTAATATATTGGGACAACGCCTGAACATACGCATGATCACCACTGGTCCTTATCTTATACTCCTGCCCTAATATCCTTATCGATATTGAGTTTTGCAAATGTCTAAAACACCTCTACACACTTGATGAGGTGTGCTACTCGTTCCTTTACCCGTTCTTTCTCAGCAAGCAGATCTTCAATCTCCTGCTTCAGACCCTTTGCCTCTTCCTCCTTTTTTATAAGCTTTTCGGTTAACTCCATCGTGTTTTTTTTCAGAGAGTCAACCGTTTCCAATAGGTTATGTATTTTCTGTTCCAACACGTCCAGCGTTTCCAACGCGTACTCCTTGTCCATTTTAGAGTGATGAATTATACATCCACATTACCTGTTAAAGTCAAGCGCGAATGCTCCACCCTCCATGGCAAGTCTATGCTTGATTCCCACTTCCATCCATATTATATCTTCCACTATGAGCCTATCGCCTTAATAATTGCCGGCGGAACATCCGATAGGTAGCTTGAACAACGAATGATACAACGTATCGTGGAGGTCCAAGATGCAGAGCCCCGACCTTGAGAAGCTTTATGATTTGGCCAAGGAACTGAAGAAGGCCAAAACAGCCAAAACCGTACTCGATATCGTCACCGATTACCTGCCAAGAGTTGTCGGGGCAAAATACTGCTCGCTTTTCATCAAAAACCCCTCGTCGGGCGAGCTGGAATTGAAGGCGCACAACCATCCCAATATCGGGGATGATCCCTTCATCCACGTGACTGAAGACCAGGAAAGCATCATGAATCTGGTCATTTCCAAGAACACCTCCATGATGGTCCGCAATATCGAGGAGGAGATCGGCTTGGAGAACAAGGACAAGTACAGTACGAAATCATTCATGTGCCTCCTGATCTCTCTCGATGAAAAGGTCCTCGGGGTGTTGAACTTGGCCGATAAAGGTCTGGACGGCTTCACCCGGGCGGACATGCTCTTGGCGTCCATCACAACCGAACTCCTGGGGGGGTTTCTCGCGCAGCATGACTTAAGCGCCATCTAACCGGCCATGGGATTCACAACCGGCATCGTCGGCCTGCCCAACGCCGGGAAATCGACGCTCTTCAATCTACTTACACGCGCGCATGTTCCGGCTGAGAGCTATCCGTTTTGCACCATAGAACCGAATGTCGGCGTGGTCAGTATTCCCGATGATAATCTTCAGCGGATCGCCATGGTTGTAAAACCGGAGAAGATCACCCCCACAACGCTCAAATGCATCGATATCGCCGGGTTGGTGAAGGATGCACATAAGGGTGAGGGTCTCGGCAACCAGTTCCTGGGACACATCCGGGCCGTGGATGCCATCATCCATGTGGTCAGGTGTTTCAAGGATTCCAACATCACACATATATACAATGCGGTCAATCCCATCGACGACCTCGATATCATCCTGACCGAACTGGTCATGGCCGACCTTGAAATTGTCGAACGGCGGATCGACACCATGGAAAAGGCCTTCCGGGGCGGAAGAAAGGAATTGCTCCCCGAGCTTGACTGCATGCAGGCCTTGAAGACCGTCCTGTCCCAAGGCCAAAGCATCCGCGAGTCCGGCATCGCGGTCGAACAGAATTACGTTAAGGCGCACGGCATCCTCACAGCCAAGCCGGCGGTGATCGTGGCCAATATGAGTGAAGGCGACCTGGCCGACAATCCGCAGCTTGAGACGTTGCAGGCCTGGGGTAATGCCCATGGACTGCCCGTAATTCCGGTATGCACGAAATTCGAGCTTGAAGCCTTGGACCTGGATGATAAGGATCGACGGGAGTTCCTCGAGTCGGTCGGAATCGGTGAATCGGCCATAACCCTTTTGCTGCGTGCCTGCTACGAGGTTCTCGACCTGATCACCTTCTATACCACCGTGGGCAAGGAGCTGCGGGCCTGGACCCTGAAGAAAGGCGAAACTCTGCATGAAGCCGCCGGACTTATCCACACCGACATCCAGTCTGGATTCATCAAGGCCGAAATCGTCAACCTGAATGACTTCGTCTCGCATGGCGGGCTGAACGGCGCCCGCGAAGCCGGTCTCGTACTTATCGAGGGCAGGCAGTTTTGCGTACGCGACCAGGATATCATCCATATTCATTTCCGCTGATATTTCATATTGACAGAGTTCTGATAGTGATGCTACCTGATGGCGAGTGAGCAATCGCTCACACGTTGTCACACCAAGGAGGGACATATGCGAAACGAGGACGTTTTGGCAAGAATCCACTTGGATGCCGTACTTTCAAACTTCGAAATTCTCGCCCAGGAAGACACGGAAGCCGGTTCGATAGCCAGGGCGTGGAACGGCAGCATCCTGTTCATGGTCGGTATCACCGGCCCCCGGGCAACCCTTGAGATCGGAAACTCCAGGATCAAGGTCATGCCCGGCAAAATCGGTATTCCGGATATCGTCCTGTTCTTCCCTACCGCCAAGCTGCTCAACAATATGTTTACCGGCACCGGGGTGGGCTTTCCTGTGCCCCTCAAGGGTTTGTTCAAGGCCAAGGGGCTGCTCGTGTTCATAAAACTTGCCAAACGCATGGAGGGTATCCTCAAGGGCGAGAACCCTCCCAAAGAGCTGAAGGCCAAGCTGCTGGTGAACACCCTGGGCAAAACGATCGCCACCATTGCCGCTTATGAACCGGAATCAATAGCCGCCGCACGGAGCATCCGGGGAGTAACCGAGTTGAGGATCAGAAACGGGGCGGCCGTCACTATCACCTTCACCGGAGACAGCGTTACGGCCAAAGGCGGTAATGCGCCGGATCCTGACCTTGTCATGGAATTCGGCTCGCAAGACCTGTTCCTCGACCTCGCCGACGATAAAGTCGATGTGTTCGCCGCCATCTGTCTTGAAGATATGCTGCTTCAGGGCGATCTCCATATGGGCGACGTAGTGAATACCTTCCTCGACAAGGTCGGCGTCTATCTGCAATAGGAGGCATGTCATGGCTTACACGTTCACTCAATCCAAAGAACTGTTTAAACGGGCCGCCAAGGTCATCCCCCAGGGCATTTACGGCCATTTCAATCCGGCCACGACCATCCCCGGTTCATACCCTTACTTCATAACCAAGGCCAAAGGTTCGCACTTCTGGGATGTGGACGGCAACGAATATATCGACTATGTGTGCGCCTACGGCCCCATGATCCTCGGTTATGCCCATGACCGGGTGGACGAGGCATTTGCAAAGCAGGCGCGCAACGGTACCGCCACCATGCCTCCATCTACATTGCTTATCGATCTGGCCGAAAAGATGGTGGAGGTCAATGACTGCGCCGATTGGGCCATGTTCGCCAAGAACGGTGCCGATACCACTTCCTGGGCCATAGTGCTGGCCCGTGGTTACAAGCGGCGCAACAAGATTGTCTTGGCCAATAGTGGCTATCACGGGACCCAGCCCTGGGCCGGCACGAATCATACCGGCATCACCTCCACGGATCGTGGCAATATCATCATGGTGCCCTTTGGCGATCTGGCGGCCTTCCAGCGCGTGGTCGAAGAAAACAAAGGCCAAATCGCCGGCGCCATGTTTACCCCCTATCATCATCCGGTCTTTGAACCGCAGGTGCTTCCTGCGCTCGGTTTCTGGCAGGGCATGCGCCGCATCTGCGACGATAACGACATCGTGCTGATCATCGATGATGTGCGGGCCGGATGGCGGCTTGACATTAAAGGCTCCGCCCATTATTTCGGCTTCAAACCCGACCTGGCCTGCTACTGCAAGGCCATCGCAAACGGCTACCCCATCTCGGCCCTGGTCGGCACGGAAAAGATGCGTATGGTCGCCTCCAAGGCCTTCCAGACCGGTTCATACTGGAACAATTCCCCGGAGATGGCGGCGGCTCTGGCCTGCATTGATGAGATGCAGAAGATAGACGCCGCCGGGATCTGCAATGCCCGCGGCGCACAGTTGAGGAAAGGCCTTGAAGAATGCGCCGCCTCTCATGGCCTGCAGTTCAAAATGTCCGGCCCCAACGCCATACCTTTTATGCACTTCACCAATGAGCACAACTTCAAACGCGCTCAGCTATTCTGCAAGGAATGCTCGCTGCGCGGTGTCTACTTCCTGTGGCATCACAACATGTTCATCAGCGCCGCACACACCGAAGCCGATATACAGAAGACCATCGACGTGGCCGACCAGGCCTTTAAGATCGTCAAGGAACAGTTCGGAGGATAAGCATACAATACGGCCCGATCTCCCTTACCGGCGGGGGAACGGGCCGAAGACACCTAGGCTGGAAAGGTCTACCCGCTGGCGCGCAGGCGGTTCATACGGTAGATAAAGGCCAAGACCTCGGCGACCACCTGGTAAAGTTCCTCGGGAATCTCTTCATTCAGGTCCAAGCGGTACAATGCGTCCAGCAGAGCCTTGTCTTTATGAATGGGGATATGGTGTTCATGGGCCATGGCCAGTATTCTTTCCGCCAGCTTGCCCTGACCTTTGGCCGTGACCTTGGGGGCCCTGTCCTTGCCACGCTCATACTGCATGGCAACCGCTTTTGGCCTCTGTTCATGTTTCATACGAGCGCATCCACGCTGGCCGGCATATGGCGATTCACCACTACCTCAAGGCGTCTGACGACATCCAATCCGGATAGGACTTCATGAAGCTCCTGAAGGTGCGATCTGAGGAAGCCCGCCTGGGTTTCGGAACCGGTGCGGATCTCTACCTCTATCCCGCCTCCTATGCGCGCCGTGCACCCAATGGTGCCCATATGATCGGTCTCGAGATCGAAGGTGATGACATAGCTTTCATCAGCGCCCTTTTCTATGGCGACCTTGGCTTGCCCTCGCGATTCATCCTGAACGATAGGGATCAGGAAAAAGGCCAGCGCCTGGGGGAATTTGGAGGCTTCATCCAGCAACGCGGCCACGAATTGAGCGCTCAGAGCATCTCCGGATTTGCCTGCCAGATGCTCTTCCATCATGGTGCGTATATTGAAGGCCTTAAGCGGAGCCTCCTCGAACTTACCGACAATTTCCTGCACGAAATTCTGCAAGGCTTCGGACGATGCAAGCTTGGGCTGGATCTGGCTTTCAACGGCTTTGAGAACTACCTTGGGGTGCAAGGCCTGAACCTTGAGGTTGAGCACTTGTCCCTTGCCCAGATCCATGGTGGTTTCAACCAGCAGACGTTTGCCGAACATGGACACGAGCACCATGCCGTCTTTCGGGTTCGATAGTACGGTGGCGATGAGGCTTCGGCCGATAAAGAGCGAAGGCAGTTGGTCCTTGATAACGATGTTGCCGGTATGGAATTGGATTTGCGCGGTTTGGACCGTGCTCATGGTTCTCCCTGGCCGGTAAGTTTGATCATGAGGTGAACTTCACCTACCGGGATGCCGGTTATCCGTGATATCTCGAGGGCATCGCGCCCCTCTTTTGACAACCTGAGGACATCCGCGGTCGAATGAGATTTTTCGGCCGGCTTGTTCGAAACCCCTGGCCCCAAAACGGTTTTCAGGTTTTGGGCCGCCTGCATTCGGTTTTCGAGTTCATCCATGAGATGCTGTACCATCGAAGTTTTTTGCTGAATTGCAGCGGCGAACTCCTCATTGATCTTCTGGGTCTCTTCGAGCAATTTTTTAAGATTTTCCAGTGCCTGGGACGAGACAGACCTCTTGCGGTCCCTCAAAATAAGTACAATAACCAGAAAAACCAGAAAGATCTGGATGACGATCTGGGCATAGAGCAGTATCTTATCCGGACTCAAGGTTAGATCACCACATCGATGAGATGTTTGACTTCCTTTTCATCGCCGTCTTTCTCGGCCTCGAGTTCAGCGTCCTTTTTCCCAGTATCGGCCTGTTTTGACTGCCGCTTTTGTTCTTTGCGCTGGCGTTCGGAGGTCTCCTGTACACGCTTGCTTTCATTAACCTCCCTGGCGAAACGCAGTCTCTCACGCGCCTCCTGCTCCGTGAGAATCTGTTTGGAAACATCGGCATGCGTGAACGGGTTCTGGTTGATCTTTTCGATCCTGCCAGACTGCGATAATATTGAAGCTATGTCAGATGGTCCAGCCATCTTCTTCTCCTATTCTCCTCATCGTCACGATCGCATCGCATCTTAAGCTTTAATTTATTCTCCATTCGGCATATGCCGTGTTCCAACCTTAAAAACGCCCCCCCGTTGCCGATGGTTCGAAACGACATGGTCTATCTCCGAAGCTTTGGGAGTTGGATGTTCACATGGTTTTTTTGCGTCTTTGCGGGGTGGAGCGTCTGTTCGGGATTTCGAAGTTCATAACCTTGGAGACGTTTTCCATGGCGCGCAGAACTTCCAGAGCCTCCTCCGGGGTAAGCTCCTTAAGATTGTTCATGATCAGCTCATAATGGTAGTCCTGGATCTTTCTAATGGTCGAGTGACCCTTCGCCGTCATACGTATCCAGGTATTGCGTTTATCGCCGGTCTCTTTTTCCCGGCTGACAAATCCCTTGTCGGATAGATCATTGAGCAAGCGGGACACCTTGAAGAGCGGTAATCGCAGTTCTCCCGCGATGTCGCTGACACGGCTGACGGGAGACCCGAGCAGAAATTTCAGGATATGCATATCATACCAGGAGAGATTGAACCGCGCCATATCGTGCCATTCGAACTGGTGGAGTTCCCGCAGCAACCAGAAAAGCAAGTCATTGAATTTCTCACGAGGAATCAATTCCATGCCCCGTCCTCACGACCCGTTTGTGCGAATAAATGCATAATCATAATGGAATTCTTCTAACATTAATCATTGCATAATACAACTTTCGATTTCCACCTCCGGCGCATGCAGTTCACCGCCAGATTAAATGGGGGAACCTTTTCATCATGAAAAGGTTCCCCCACGATGCTATTTCTTGAAGCCGATACCTAAAAAAGACTAGGAGTTTTTCCGCATGGCTTTGACGGCCTGATCGATTTCGGTCAGGACGGTTGGATCCTCGATGGTCGAGGGCACGCTGTAGTCCTGTCCGTCGGCTATCTTGCGCATGGTTGCGCGCAGGATTTTGCCGCTGCGCGTCTTGGGAAGACGCGCCACCACGTTGATATCCTTAAGGCATGCCAGGGCCCCGATCTCGGTCCGCACCATCTGCACGACCTCTTTCTTGATATCGTTATGCGCCTTGATGGTACCGGCTTTGAGCACCACAAAGCCCACCGGCACCTGCCCCTTGAGGGTGTCGTTCACCCCGATCACCGCGCACTCGGCCACATCCGGGTGCTTGGCCACAACCTCTTCCATGCCGCCCGTGGAGAGCCGGTGTCCCGCCACGTTGATCACGTCGTCAACCCGGCCCATGATGTACAGGTAGCCATCGGCATCTTTGTACCCCCCGTCGCCCGTGGCATAATAGCCGGAGTATTCACTGAGGTATGAGGACACGAAGCCTTCATCCTTTTGCCAAAGGGTGGGCAGGCAACCGGGCGGCAGCGGCAGTTTGATCCCAATTACGCCCTCCGTGCCGTCGGGCAGTTCCTTGGCATTCTCATCCAAGATGCGTACATCAAACCCCGGCACGGGCTTGGTCGGCGATCCGGCCTTAATGGGCAGCGCTTCGATCCCCATACAATTGGCCGCAATCGGCCAGCCCGTTTCGGTCTGCCACCAATGATCGACCACCGGGATGGACAAGAGGTCACTGGCCCAGTGGTAGGTATCCGGATCGAGCCGTTCGCCCGCCAAAAACAGGTATTTCAGACAGCCGACATCATACTTCTTCAGGTAACTCCCGCTGGGGTCTTCCTTTTTGATGGCCCTAAAGGCGGTGGGCGCCGTGAAGAGCACCTTGACCCCATGCTGGGATATCACTCGCCAGAAGGCCCCCGGATCAGGCGTGCCTACGGGCTTGCCTTCATACAGGACCGTGGTGGCGCCCAACAGCAACGGCGCATACACGATATACGAATGCCCCACCACCCAGCCCACATCCGAGGCCGCCCAGAAAACATCGCCCGGATTGATGTCATAGATATGCCGCATGCTCCACTTCAGGGCCACGGCATGGCCGCCGTTGTCACGCACCACGCCTTTGGGCATACCGGTCGTCCCCGAAGTATAAAGGATATAGAGCGGGTCGGTGGACAAAAGCGTCTCACATGCGTGCGGATTGACGCCCTGCAAGGCATCGTTCCATTCGATATCCCTGCCCTGGATCAGCTCCGCCTTGACCTGGGGACGCTGAAAGATGATGCACCGCTGGGGCTTATGACCAGCCAACATTATGGCCTTGTCCAAGAGCGGTTTGTAGTGAATAGGCCCCTTGGGTTCGATGCCGCATGAGGCCGAGAGCACGATCTTGGGCTTAGCATCATCGATCCTGACCGCCAGCTCGTTGGGGGCAAATCCGCCGAAGACCACCGAATGCACGGCGCCGATGCGTGCACAGGCCAGCATCGCCACCATGGTCTGTGGTATCATGGGCATGTAGATAATCACGCGGTCGCCCTTTTCCACGCCGAGCTTCCGTAAGGCCCCGGCAAAGATCGCCACATCGTCCAACAATTCCTGATAGGTGATCATCTGGATGGTGCCGGTCACCGGGCTGTCGTAGATAATGGCGGTCTGCCCGGCCCTGCCTGAGGCCACATGATAATCCAGTGCATTATAACAGGTGTTCAGCTGACCGCCTGCAAACCATCGATAGAAAGGCGCCTGCGAGTCTTCCAGAACCTTGTCCCATCTCCGATCCCACTGCAGCGCACCAGCGGCCTCGGCCCAAAAATCGTCCCGTTTCTCCAACGCAAACCGATAGGCCTGCGCATACGATTGGTACATAATGACTACCCTCCTCCAATCATTTTTGGTCTGATTGTATTACAATTCACCGGCCGAGAGCAATCCCCATACGTGGCCCTCGTGTCCGGGAAAAATTCAGACCGGATTGCCACTATGAACGCGCGGCCAGGTATTCGACACAGTTGCGACCGCCGGCCTTGGCGCGGTACAGCGCGGCATCGGCCCTGCGGATGAGTTCATCAATGGATTCCTCAGGATAATATGAGGCCACACCCAGGGAGATCGTGACATGCATCGATTCGGGAAGGCCTTCGAAGATCAGCGCGCCGCAATGCTGTCTGATACGCTCGGCGCACTTCAAGCTGTCTTGGATATTGGGATATGCAAGCACCAGCGCGAACTCTTCGCCCCCATAACGGGCAAGGTAATCAACGGCCCGAATATTGTTCTGGATGCATTGCGCGATTGCCTTGAGGACGATGTCGCCCATAATATGACCATAGGTATCGTTGATCCTTTTAAAGTGATCAAGATCGATCATGCATAGGGAAAACGCGGCTTGACCGCGATCGCACAGAGATTTCTCTCGCTGCAGCACCGTGAAGATGTGGCGGCGGTTGAATACCTGGGTAAGGTCATCATGAATGGCGAGCTCCGCGATCGTTCCCATGGCCTTGCTCAGCTCGTTGTTGGCCTTGATAACGCTTTCCCTTAATCGGTTGATATAACCACCGATGAAGGAGAACCAGATGAGCACGGCTCCCAGCACCGTCATTGCCAGCAGTTCCACCGTCAGGTTGAATTGCTGGGGTTTGAAGCGTGCCAGGGCGAAGATGATGCCGCCATACATAACCACGACGAAGATGGTCAGAACCATGAACTGGCGCACCTGCAAGCGGAACATCCCGAAGATGAAGATGGCGATGAAAACCAGCAGCATGGCCCCCCGGGCCGCATCGGCATAATAAGCGACGACCAGGCCGAAGAAAAGCCCTACCATCATCTGGGCCATGGTCAGGCTGGGATCTTTGAAACGCTTATTATATCCCAGCCGGAATATAGCATATTGGACGATATTGGCCAGAACTACCAGCGACAGCCAGAAGCACAACGTCCCGAAAGGGATGGAAGTCAATCCCCTGGCATACCCATAACATGCCAGGGTCATCCATATGACATAGGATTGCGCGGCCATGAGAAATCGGCGTATCCTGAGCGCCTGGGCCGGATCGCCAGGGGGTATGATGGAAAATCTAGGATCCATTACCGCCTGCCGCACACCATGTAAGTTTCCATGCGATCTTCTCAATCGCTGGGTAGAGCCTAAAGATACTCAATCCGATTTCTCCCCCTGGCCTTGGCGCAATAAAGCGCCTCATCGGCCCTTTTCACCAGCTGGTCCACGGATTCCGTGGACCGGTAGGCCGTAACACCGCCGGAGATGGTAGCACGAAAAGATTCCGGCAACCCGGCAAACTGAAGCTCGGCGCAGATCCGGTTGATGCGTTCAGCGCATTTCAATCCGTCTTCGACATCGGGATAGGTCAAGATCAGGATGAATTCCTCGCCGCCGTAGCGCGCCAGATAGTCAGCGGCGCGTATGTTCTTTTCGATGGTCTGGGCCACGGTCTTGAGTACGATGTCTCCCATCATGTGGCCATACGTGTCATTGACTTGCTTGAAATGGTCGAGATCCAGCATGCAGACGGCGAATGACGCCTTGCCCCTATCGGCTAGAGATTTTTCACGCTGCAGGATCGTGAATATGTGGCGGCGGTTATAAACCTGGGTGAGTTCGTCGTGGATGGCCAGCTCGGCGATGGTTGCCATGGCCTGCTTCAACTCCGCATTGAACCGCATGACGCTGGAGCGCAAGCGATTGATGTAGCCGCCGATAAACGAGAACCATATCAGGATGGAGGCCAGCACTACCCAGGCCAGGATTTCCAGCTGCGTATTGATCCGGCCGGGATAATATTTTGTCAGGTAGGCAATAATACCGCCATAGCTCAGCAGGACCAGCACGGTCAGGTACAGGAATTGGCGTACCTGGAGACGGAACACCCCGAAGGTGAAAACCACGAGGTAGATCAAGAGCATGACCCCCCTGACGGACTCGGCATGGTAGGTGACGATGATCGCGAAAAGGGCGCCCATGACCATCTGCGGCATAGTCAGGCTCGGATCCTTCAGACGCTTATTGTACCCGCTGCGCAAAACAATATAGAAAAAGGCGTTTCCCGCCACAAGACTCAGGATAATGCCTGAAAGCGTCCCGGCCGACATGGACATCAGACCGCGGCTGAAGCAAAAGAGGATAAGGACGACCCACATGACATAGGATGCCGCGGCCATGCCGAAACGTCGGATTCTCAAGGCCTGTGCCGGGTCATCCTTGGGAATGACGCTTGGTCCAAACGATTTCATCAATTGCCCACCACCACTTCTATACCCGCCCGGGACTGTAATCGAGAGCATACACTGATGCTATGCATCATCTCGGTAATCCCATGGATTTTATTTAGAATATTATCTATAATGTCAGCGAGCCTTGACGAACCCATGGATTGGGCGTATGCACATACCAGCCAAGGGGTGGTTCCGAGAAGGAGCCTGAGATAAGACCCGTTGAACCTGATCTGGATAATGCCAGCGCAGGGATACCAGGCCAAGATCCGATCTCCTTTTAAGCCCATCCATGGTAATCAAGCGCGAGGTTGAATGCGAATGGATGTAAATGCCTTTCTGGAATCGGTTCGGACCGAGCGGCCGCTGGTGCATCACCTTACCAATTGGGTCACCATCTCCGATTGCGCCCAGATCGTCAAATCCCTAGGCGCTTCGCCGGTCATGGCGCATGCCGTCGAAGAAGTGGCTGAAATGACCTCTCTGGCATCCGCCCTGGTGCTGAACATCGGCACCCTCACGGCTGATTTCATCGAAAGCATGCTCAAAGCCGCGCAGGCGGCCAACCACCGTGGAATTCCGGTCGTGCTGGATGTCTGCGGCGCTGGCGCCACCACCTTTAGGGACCGGATGTGCCAAAAGCTTATCAATGAAGCCCGCATCGATATCATCAAGGGCAATGCCTCCGAGATCGCACGCATTGCGGGTCTGGATGTGCGCACCCGAGGCGTGGACACCGCGCACGTGGCCACCGATCTGCGCGCGCTCTCCGTTGACCTTGCCCGGAAAAGCAGTTGCACGGTGGTGATCACGGGTCCCGTTGATATTATCGCTGATACTCAGAGGGTATTGGCGGTACAAAACGGACATGCCATGATGGCCGAGGTCGTGGGTACCGGATGCATGGCGGCCTCGGTCATCGGCGCCTTTGTCGGCGCCTCACCGCAGGACCTTGCCTCAGCGGCGGCCGCGGGCCTATGCTGCTACGGCATCGCCGGTGAAATCGCCGCCCAAGAATCCGATGGGCCGATGTCCTTCAAGCTCAATCTCCTGGACTGTATGCATGCCTTAGGCGCACAGGAAATCGCCGAGAGGCAAAGAGTGGAACCGTGAAGGGCTACTACTTCATTACCGATGAAAATTTAAGCGCCGCGGGCATTGTCCACGACGCCGGCCAGGCTGTTGCCGAGCGCGTGCGGCTGATTCAGTATCGCAACAAATCCGCCGCCACCCGCATCCTGTTTGAAGAAGCCCTTACGCTTAAGCACCTGTGCGCCGGTTCTTCCACGCGCCTGATCATCAATGACCGGGTCGATATCGCCCTGGCCGTGGATGCCGACGGAGTGCATATCGGGCAGGATGACCTGCCATATGATGAGACTCGCCGCCTGCTGGGCAAAGACAAGCTCATCGGCGTCACCGTGCATACCTTGGAGGAAGCCAGGCTGGCCGAGGCTCATGGCGCGGATTACCTGGGCGTGAGCCCGATCTATACCACCAGCACCAAAACGGACGCTGGCCAAGCGTGTGGACTTGATACTTTGAGAGCCATCCGTCGGGCCTGCCACATACCGATCGTCGCCATCGGCGGCATCACCCTAGACAACCTGCCGGAAGTCCTCGCCGCGGGTGCCGATATGGTTTGCGCCATCTCGGCCGTAGTGATCAAGCCCGATGTGGCGGCTGAGATTCGCCTCTGGCAAAAGGAGTTCACCGTATGACACAACCAGAATGTGCCAAGCAAGGAACCATCTCCCCGGAAATTGAGGCCGTGGCGGCACAGGAGTCGATTCATACCACGGCGCTGGCTGACGATGTCGCCGCGGGACATACCGTGATCGTCAAAAGCCGGCTGCATGATTGCACTCCCGTGGGCATCGGCAAGGGCCTTAAGATCAAGATCAACGCTAATCTCGGCACCTCGCCTTTCAACGCCGACCCACAACTGGAGCTGGCCAAGCTAAAGGCTTCCATCCAGTATGGCGCCGACACGATCATGGATCTCTCCACAGGCGGTGACATCCAGGCCATGCGCCGCATGATCCTGGAGGCATCCAATGTACCGGTCGGCACCGTGCCCGTATACGACGCCATCGTACATCACCCGCGGGTGGTCGATCTCACGGCCGATGACTTCCTGGCCGCCATCAGACGCCACATCGAAGACGGCGTGGATTTCATCACCGTGCATTGCGGGGTGACGCGCGCGTGTATCCCTTTATTGGAAAAACGCATCATGGGTGTAGTATCGCGCGGCGGCAGTATGCTGATCAAATGGATGCTCCACCACCGCGCCGAAAACCCCCTTTTTACCCGCTATGACGAAATCCTGGCCATGGCCAAAGAACATGACGTGACCTTGAGCCTGGGCGACGGCCTGCGCCCGGGCTGCCTGGCTGATGCCACGGACTCGGCCCAGATCACGGAGCTTAAGACCCTGGGCGAGCTTGCGGCCCGCGCCCGGGCCCAGGACGTCCAGGTCATGATCGAGGGGCCGGGCCATGTGCCGCTCAATATGATCAAGGAAAACATCGATCTGCAGAAAAAATACTGTGACGGTGCACCGTTCTACGTGCTGGGCCCCCTGGTCACAGATTGCTCGCCGGGCTATGACCATATCACCGGAGCCATCGGCGGGGCCCTGGCTGCCTTCTACGGCGCGGACTTCCTGTGCTACCTTACCCCCAAGGAACACCTGGGCCTACCCAACCTGCAGGATGTGATCGACGGCGTGATCGCCTCCAAGATCGCGGCGCACGCCGCCGATATCGCCCGCGGCATCAAAGGCGCGCGCGATCGCGACGACGCCATGTCAGTAAGCCGCAGCAATCTGGATTGGGAGGGCATGTACCGCCAGGCGCTCAACCCTGAAAAGGCGCGCGCCATCCGCCATGAAACCGGCAAGGACGACGCCGAGGTCTGCACCATGTGCGGCGAATTCTGTTCGGCCAAGACCAACAAAGAGTGCCGGAGCATCTACGCCCATGAAGATCGCTGATATCGGCGGCGAATTCGCCCTGATCAAACGCCTCACGCAAAAGACCTACGAAGACCCTGTCGTAGTCAAGGGCGTAGGCGACGATTGCGCGGTACTCAAATATACCGATGTATCCTACCTCCTGGTCACGGTCGACATGATGGTGGAGAACGACCACTTTACCCTGGAGTGGCACAGCCCCTACCAGATCGGGTATAAACTCATGGAGGCCAATGTCTCCGATATCATTGCCATGGGAGGTACCCCGCATTGGGCCTTCCTTTCCATCGCCTTGACGCCCTCAACCGAGGTCGAGTTCATGGACGAATTCTATCGTGGGCTGTATGCCTCGGCCGAGAGCCATGGCGTGCACCTGATCGGCGGCGACACCACGCATGGCGGCATCATGGTGGTCAATCTGGCCCTCCTGGGCGCGGTCGAGCATGACGCTCTACGCCTGCGCTCCATGGCTATTCCCGGTGAACTGATCTGCGTTACCGGGACGCTTGGGCGCAGTGAGGCGGGCCTCAGGCTGCTCAAACAAGGCATCCGGGATAGCTCGGTCAACGCCCATCTGCAACCGCGCTGCCGCCGGGTCTGGGAAGGCCGGATCATTGCACGTTTCTGCCATGCCATGATCGATGTGAGCGACGGCCTGGGCAGCGAAGTCCGGCACATCTGCGAGGAGAGCGGCACCGGTGCCTGCATTTACTGGGATAAAATCCCGCTGACACCGGAAACCGAGGCCGCGGCAAGAAAGGTCTCGGCCGATGCGCACGATTTTGCCCTGTACGGCGGCGAGGATTTCGAGCTCGTTTTCACCATCCATCCAGACAGTATCGAGGCCTTGCGCGATGAATTCAGCGAATTCACGGTAGTGGGTGAAATCCTGCCGGCTTCCGAGGGCATCTATCTGGTTCGGGATGGGCAGCGCCAGGAAGTGAAGAAAGGGTTCGACCACTTCGCTTAAAAGTTGACGAACCCTCCCTTACCTGTCTACTGGTCTTCTTTCTTTCCGGACAGGAAACCAGGCTGTCCATAGGCCGGGTTAGGATAGGTATAAAAACCCTGGCTGGTCTTGTACCCGAGATGGCCCTTGTCCACGAACTGCTTCAGATAATCGGCATTGGTCTGTGACTGGGCGTCGCCCGAGCGCTTGGCCCAGTAATCGGTGATGTGCCAGACCGTGGAGAGCCCCACCTGGTCCATGATGCCGAACGGTCCGATGGCGGTCTGCATGACCCCCATCCAGGCCCGGTCTATGTCCTGAACGCTGGCCACATCCTTTGATGCTAAAGTCAGGGCCGAGACGAACAGGTTTGAGAGCATGACGTTGAAGACATACCCGTAGTTCTCACGGTGGAGCTTGATCACGATCTGGCCGATTGCCGTGGCGAAATCCTCGATGAGTTCCACCACCTCCTCGGAGGTACCCGGGTGGGGCATTACATCCACCACGTTCGACATGCGCAGGTCATGGAAATGCAGGGCCGCGAACCTATCCGGCCGGCCGGTGGCCTCGGCGAACATCGAAGGCACCAGCATGGAGGTATTGGTGGTGAAGATCGTGCGCTCGGGGCATAAGCCATGAAAATGCGCAAATACCGCGCCCTTGATCTTGGGGTCCTCGGGCACCGATTCACTGACGATATCGACGTTCTGGGCCGCTGCGGCCGCATCGGCGCTGATGGAAATCCTGTCCATCGTGTTCTTAAGCCCCGCCTCATCCAGCTTGCCCAGGGCTATGAACCAGTGCCCCAGCTTTTCCATACGCCGCCGCGACTTCTCGAGAATATCTAACGAGAGATCATACATGATCACATCATAGCCGTGCATGGCGCACACGAACCCGATCTGCTGTCCCATGGTGCCGGCGCCCAGAATGAGTACTTTCTTAATATCGGAAACTTTCACTTTTGTAGCTCCTCTCTTTCTTGTCCCGTTTTCATTCAAGTTTAATCAGCCGACAAGATTCGGCAGGAAAGCCGAATTGGACGCAATGTTCATGCGCCCGCCAGGGCGAGGGCCACGGATGGCCCGAGTCAATGGTGCCGCTTGAATGCAAAGTTGAATCATGCCAATGCGCCGCCGTCACACACTAGGCAGGCGCCGGTGGTGAAGGGCGCGGCATCCGAGACCAGGTAAAGGACCGCTCCGGCCATTTCCATGGGCTCGGCATGCCGGCCCATGGGGATCATGTTGTGGGCGTAATCGCTGATCAGAGGATTCTCCAAGATGGCCTTGGAAAAATTAGTCTCCACCAGCCCGGGCAGAAGCGCATTGACACGGATCTTCTTCTGGGCTAGCTCCTTGGCAAAGGCCAGGGTCATTGAGATAAGGCCGGCCTTGGTGATCGAGTAGACTCCCTGGAATGGCGCCGGCTTGATGCCATTGATCGAAGAGACGTTCACGATAGAGCCTCCTCCACCGGAGGCAATCATGAGCTTGGCGGCATGCTGAACCATGAAAAAGGGGCCTTTGAGGTTGACATCAAAGGTCTTGTTCCACACCCCTTCGTCGGCGCCCAGCATCTCGCCGAAATAGGGATTGGTGGCGGCGTTGTTGATGAGAATATCGAGCTTTCCGTAACGCTCGGCCACCTGCTTGAAAAGCCCCTCGATCTGGTCAAGATTGCCCACATGGCAGGCGATGGCTGAAGCCTTGCCGCCCCGCGCCTTGATCTTGTCCACCACGATCTGCAAGGCCTCGGCCTTGCGGCTCACCAGGAGACACTCTGCGCCGTAATCACAAAGCGTTATGGCAATCGCTTCGCCGATACCCCTGCTGGCCCCGGTCACCAGGGCGATCTTGCCGTCCAACCGGAAATCCACCTTATCCATGCCATCCTCCTTTTCCTGCTCCCGAAAAAAGACCGGGCGCTCGTTACGTTCGTTGTAGCGGTCAGGCGCGCCCTTGTCAACATTTTATCGAGCGAACGCTCGTTTTTATTACCGGTTGAGTATCCCCTTTAAGAGCTGCTCCACCTCCTTGCCGGCACCGGTCTTTTTCTGGATCTTCTCAAGTCCTTTCTCCACGGCCTTGTCGGCATAGTATCCGGCCATGGCCTTCTGAATGGTGCGCGTATCGACCGCGGGCGCGGGTTTCTGCAATGTCCCTCCGACCTTCAAGGGCAGCGCTACCCGCTGAGTTTCGTCCGTAAGGTTCTGCATGGCCTTGCTTTTCTTCACCAGGCGCTGGGACAGGCGTTTGGGCAAGCCCAAGCTGCCTTTCAGGGCCAGCGCCCGAGTGTCCAGATCAAGCGTGCCCGTAAGCCGGGCCGTGGCATCCTGGTCGCTGCCGACACGGACGCCTTTCATGTTCAGGTCCGTGATGGTGAGGACGCCTTTTTTAATCGTCAATTTGGCGGCTAGGCTGTCGAAACGGGTGGTCTTATAGGCCTGAACATCCTGCTCCGATACTCCAACGATCTGGGAGAATCCTGGAATAGCCACCAGGCTGCCCAGGGCGGTTTTAGAAAGGTCGAAATTGCGCCATTCGCCTTGGTTGAGCTTGAAGTCGCTCACGGCGTTCAAGCTGCCCAGGGCCGGACCTCCGGCGTTCCCGCCGGCCTTGGCCGTCCCGTTTAGAGTGCCGGAAAACACCCCGCTCGAGGTACTGAAGATATCCAGGATATTCCCGGCCTGGACATTGGAGATCCTCGGCGCGGCCTCCCATTGCTTGTCTTTAAGATTGTAGGCGGCCGAAGAGCTTATGGCGCCCTTGAACACATCGAAAGCCAAGCTGTGCACGGCAAATCGCTGATTGTCATAGCCAAAAGTGGTTTTGAGATTCCGGTAAGGGATATTGATCAATGTGCCCTGCCGCGAGCCCAAAATACCTGCGGCCTTCAAACCCCGGGCCGGTTTATCGGCCGTAAGCTCCAGATTGATGTCACCCAACTGGACGCGCATGGGTCCGGAGAGCATCTTGTTTTTCGTGGCCTGGGCCTGGGCCTTGCTTAAGGTCAAAGCCAGGGCCTTGGACATGGCGCGCACCTTCAGCGCCAGAGGCTTATTCCCGCCGCTCACCTCTCCATCAACCTTGAGGGTTCCCGTGGGCTTGAATGAGGCCAAAGCGGGCAGCAGGCGCGCCGCCTTTTCCAGCCCGAGGTCGTTGCTCTGCATCACGAAGCGATAGCCGCTTTTATTCTCTCCGGTCTTGATCTGACCTTTGAGAGTGGCCGTGATCTGATCGAGCCCTATCACCAGTGATGGTATATCGATGAGGCCTTTCTGAAAGGTCATCGTGTTCTTGAGGTTCAAGGGCATCCCGCCCGGCTTGGCAAAGACTTTTCCATAGACTATCCCCATCGGACTGAAGTCCGCGGCGGTGTTGATCTTAAAGGCCTGGGCCGTACCGGTGCTCACGATGGTAAGCCCTGCCGGGCCCTTGAGAGACAAGGCAGCCGGAATCTTTTTGTCCAGCATGGGTAGGGCAGCGATCAGCACTTCAGGATGCAGACGCGCAAACGCGATGGTCATATTCCAGGCCGGAGCGGTGCGCAGTTTTTCCACGCCGCCGTTGAATGATCCCCGGTCACCGCCCAGTTCTATCGCACCGCTGGTTATCTGAAGTCGTTCCTGCGGGTAGTCAAGCCGCATGAGCGTGGCCAGTCTACAATTCAGGCTTTCCTTGGAAGCCTGGGACTTGAGTGCGATGCCGGTGAGATCAAGCTCGGCCTTGATATCGACTTTTTCGGTCAGGCTCCCTTTCGCATCCAGCCTGAAACTGGCTGTACCTGAAGGCCAGGGCGACTGGACCGGCAAGGCTGACAACGGCAGCTCAGTCAGACTGGCCGTGAGCACAAGCGGCGAGGCCTTGACCCCTCCCAGATTCAAAGGCCCGATCGTCCCTCCAACCATGAGGTTCCGGTCTTCTGCGCTCATGACCGCCGCCTTGAGGTCAAGCGTGATGGGCCGGAAAAGGGATACCTCATGGGCCTTGAGCTCAATGGCGTCGACAACAAAGGCTGGCTTTTGAGGTTTTCTTAGGTCCAAGTAGCTGAAGCGTCCGTCTTTGACCTCGATCAGTCGTATCAACAATGTGGAAGCTATCGACGGTTTGCCCTTTTCCTTTTCGGGCTGAGGCACGAGCATATGCTGAAAATTGTAGGACCCATCAGCCTTGCGGATGATATTGACCCGCGGGGCATTGAGCACCACGGCGCGGATCATGATCTTTTTCTTCAAGAGAGGAAGTAACGCCACCTTGAGCTGTACGGTCTCGGTCGCAAAGAAGCTGTCCTTGGAAAAGGCCGGATCATCAAGCACCCGTAGACCCTGAAGTTCGGCACCCAGACCGCTCAGGATAGTGAGCCGTATGCCGGTGAAGTCGACCTGCCGGTTCACATACGGCTTGATGCGCTTCAGGATGGCATCGTGATACTTGTTCAGGTCAACCGCAAAGGGGATAATAGCCAGCACACCGACCAATGCCACCAGACCTACCGCTACCCATGCCATGATCTTTTTCATGTGCGGTTCTCCTTATCCGGTTTTTCTGTCTTGCTTTTCTCATCCATATTAACATGCTGACCTTGGGCATACAACCACTCGAGGGGTTTTGACTCGGCACAACACCGATCTCAGTGTGCCTTAGAATACATTAAGTTATCGATAAAATAGCCGAATATACAATTATGAAGACACTCCATTATGTTATGATTGGCATGCTTGCCCTGATCTTCTCAGCCGTTGGATGTGCACCACGCCATGATGAGGAACGTCGGGACCTGAACTTCCTGTCCATGAACCAGGGGCTGGTATTTTCTTCCGCGCAGTATCCGTACCTCAATGCCGTATTGGGCTCCATGACCGGCCAGGATCTGCTCTTAATCCTCGACACTTGCTTGGCCACCCTCAACACGAGCCATGACCTGGGCTACACCTCAAGCGACGACTACCGCGCCATGCTGAGGATCATCACGCGCCTGCGCGACACCATGGCTGAAGAGATGTCATCCGAGACCCTCGACACCACTTTGGTGGCGGATATGGCGGCCCTGTTGGCTATCATGGCCGGCGAGGATTCCGCCTACCCCGAAGCCCAGATCGGCTCCACCCTCGATCAACTCATCCAGAGACTTGGCCCTGATTGCCTGCGTGACCAGGTCAATGCCATTTTGACCTATATCATGCTTACGGATAGCCAGACTTTGCAGAATGCCTTAGGAGGACTTAACCTGGACGGCATCATGGACCATCAGCCTGCTTTCACAGATCTGATGTCCACGCTGAGCGGTCTTGTCGATCCGCGACCGGACGGACGCTATGCCGGACTGTATGAAGGCCTGATCGATTACGGCGGTACGAACGGCATCATGGATCAGCTTGGGGGGGTAGCGGGCAGCGACCTAACACTCGGCGATCTCAAGCTCGTGCTCGACGATCTCGCGGCGGTTGATTTCAGCAGCTCGGGTCTCTTAAGCGCTGAAACGGAATCGCAGCTCGACCAAGCCATCACGACCCTGATCATGATCATTGAAGGCCGGACCAGCAGCCTGGAGCAGGCCGATATTGAAAATATGGCGGGCCTGCTGTCCAAGCTTCTACATTGGTGGAATACAACGGACTCCGGCATCAATCAGGATGTCTTGCGTGATACCGTAACCGAGGTCATCGATCTGCTGGCCACCGACGCCGACGCCCGGCAGGAACTGGCACAGGTCCTCTACTCCCTGGCCCGGCTCTTGAACTCCAGTGACCTGCCCGAAATCCTCACCGAGTTGGCCACGACACTCGACGAAGACGGCCTGAGTTCCGACCGCACCCTGGAGACCCTGCTCACGAACGTGCTGACACGGATGCCGGCCGCATCCGATACCACCCGACTCTTGCCCGAGGACCTTTTCGGCACCAACACAACCAGCGACAGGGGCATCCTGACCAGGCTCGCGCTTGATTACTCCCAATATGACGGGGTCGACGAGGGCCTCTCGGACTACATGATCCAGCGTGATCAGCTGGGCGATCTCAGAACCTTATCGGGCCGGGAAAGCGCCTTGGTCGCACTCCTTAAGGCCATGCAAAATGCCGATATCAACGCCAGCATGTCGGTGGTGGCCCTGCTTATCCCGATCAGCATTACGGCCCTGGACATCGTGTACCCCCAGTATTACCAGGGTTTCAGCTGGCACAACTGCGCCAAGGACGACACCACCAACATTTCCGAGTTCCTGGTGGGCGAGATCGTACGCGCCGTCAAGTACCGCTTTGGCGTGACCGGCGCGGACATCACCAAGGGCGGCGCTCCCTCCACAGCCGACTATGATGGCAGCGGCGCGGTCGACCCAAACGAGGCCATGTATTGGCTCCTATGGCAGAAACGCTACCATGTTGAGTACAACCTGCTTATCACCTTCGAGACGGACTATGACGGCGTGCTCGATTTCGCTTTCATGCGTCTGCAGGATCTTACCGCTTTGATCAGCAGCCCGTCATCCGGCAGCTACGGCCTGGACTTGGCTCCGCCTGTGGTCGGGAATGCCTCCACTGTATACCCCGGCCGCATCCGTGACTACATCCCGTCCCTGGCCGCCCTTTCCGGCTGGGACTACACCGTCACCTACGGCAGCGGCCATGTCACAGCCGTCAGCGCGGCACAGAATCCGGCCACCACGTCGCCGCAACATACCCTCATCGCGCTGATGTGGCCGCTCATGGACTATTTCTGGCAGAACGGCTGCACCGGTGAACTGGTCAGCCTCCTAACCGGCATGCTGGACAGCTCCACCATCGACACGGTTTCCGGTGTCCAGGTGGCGGACAGCGCCACCACCGCCCATGTATTGCAGGCCCTCGAAGGCGCCGCCGGCACCGGAACCCTGCCCATGGCGCTGGACACCCACGGCGCCAATGATGAGGGTCTCTTTGACAACGCCCTGCCCCTGCTGTGCAGGATCATCAATAAGCTGGACGAGGGGGGGGTGCTGCGCACCAACGCTGAAAACCTGACCGACGAGCTGGGCGCCGCCCTGGAGGACTGGGTGGACGCGACCGATTATCCCGGACAAGATCCTGATACGCTCTTTATCCAGAAACTGCGTCAGACCATGTTTACCGATACCGACAGCCAGGGCCGCTCCGCCATCGACCGCACGCGTCTGTTCCTGGAGCAGAACCATGACGCGCTGTCCGATCTGTGTGCCTCCTTGGGCGATCTCATGGCCAAGGACGACAGTTTGGACCCGCTTGTCGCCTATGCCGTGGGCGGTAATTTCTTCAGCAACCTCCAGACCATCTGGGACTCCGGCAACACCTGGGACAAACTCAGCGCCGATATCGATGCCATCAGCCTTTCTATCCAGACCATCTCGGGGAATGCGGACTTTGACCTCTTGCTGAATCTGGAAACGCTTATGGACGATCTCGAAGACCTGGACAACGCACCGATCGATATCGGCAACAAGCCCATGACCGCGCTCATCCGGCACCTGCTCAAGCAGGATGATGCCTTGGGCGCCTACAATCCGTTCGTGGACAACCTCTTGAGCATCACCTGTCAGGCGCTCGACCTCTACGATGAAAACTACAACCCATCGGCCCTTGTAAGCCCCACCGGCATCTCTGAAAACACCACCGTGGTTCAGGCCATCAACCAGCTGACCACTTACTACAGCCTGGAACCGATCATGTACCTCCTGAGCGCCCTGACCGAAAAGCAGACCGATGCCGGCGACCTACTGTTGTATAAGCTGCTTGATGATGTCTCCACGCTGGGCGATGCGGTGCTGGGAACCGATGAGCTGCCTGTATCCATTCTGCAGTGCCTGTTCAGAGATGTACCGTTCAAAGGCACCACCACCTCGGCGGCCTCGGTCGTCATAGACCAGATCGATCTCAGCGGGGTGGTGAACGGGAGTGTTTCCATGCAGGACGTCCTTCACGACCTGTATACGCTCTTTGGCGGCCTGGATATGACCCCCGGAGGCGATGTCTACACCACGATCTATCAGGCCCTGGACTTTGCCGTTCAGAATACTGTGGTAAGGCCGTAATACCAAGCGGCAAAGGCCGCGAAAAAGACAGACTGAGCGGAGGCCCAATTACTCAGGGCATCTCCGCCGTCCCCATTAAATCGCCTGTCAAGATGCGACGAGGTTATGAAGAAGACCTCTTGATTATTTCATGGGTAAGTCTATTATAAATCCAGCACATCGAGAATTCCTTGCGCACATTGATCCCGCCGGAAGCAACAGGAGGAGCGTTATGAGATCGGCATGCATGGCAATAGGTCTCGTGATTTTGTCCGCGCATATATGCACCGTGCAGGCAGCCGTGCCCAAGCGCACCAACATCCTGGATGTCGCCAACGGGGCGGTGGTCATGTCCGTAAGCAGCATGTACAGTGACGGATGGAGCGGGCTCAACCTCATCGACGGCACGACGAAAACCGGGTGGTGTAGCGCCGAAAACGCTCCGTTTCCTCATACCCTGCTGATCGAGCTGCCTCAGCCCTTTAGCGTCACGAGTATCGCGGTTAACAACGCCAATGCCCAAGACAGCAGCTACCCTGGGATATCATCCAAGAGTGTTACCATCTTTGGCTCAACGACCTCGGCGAATGACGGTTTCACTCAACTTGCATCCATGACCGTGAGCATCGGCATTCGCAAGGAAGTGAAGCTAGCTCAAGCAACGAATGTACAATGGCTCAAGTTCGTGGTGAACTCAAACTGGGGCAATGCCGAATATACCGAGATCATGCAGTTGGAGGCCTATGGACGGCCGGTCGGACCGCCGCCCAAGGTGGATGTATCAGGCGTGTATCAGACGAACCATGGGGCGCTGCGCATCGAGCAGGACGGGACCAGCGTGGACGGGTGCTATGATCATGATACCGGAACACTCACGGGCAGTATCAACGGCCGGGTCATGCAGTTCGAGTGGCGTGAAAACGCAGGCCGACAAACCGGCACGGGCATCATGGTCCTGTCGATGAAAGGCGATGCCTTGAACGGGGTTTGGTTCGAGCATGCTAGGCTTAAGGGCGAGTGGTCGGGCAAGCGCGGCGGCCCTACCCCGGAGTGTATCCTATCCCGCGACGGATCAATCGCCTCCAAGCTGGCAGGCACCGGCAAAACCACGCTTTACGGCATTTACTTCGACCCGGACTCCGCCAAATTGAAAGCCGAATCAGACAAGACCCTCAACGATATCCTGAACGCGCTCAAGGCCAAACCCACACTCAAGCTCAAGGTGGCTGGTCATACCGATGCCGCTAATACTGAGGCCTACAACTTCAAGCTCTCACAACAACGCGCCGAGGCGGTAGTGGCTTGGCTGGTCGCCCATGGCGCCCCGGCCGAAAACGTAAGCGCCCAGGGCTACGGCGAGTCCCAGCCCGCGGCCGACAACGCCACCACGGCCGGCCGGGCGCTCAACCGCAGGATCGAACTAGTCGAACAATAACAATTCCTGCTGTCCGGCAAGGCGGTTATAAAAGAATTCTCATCCACAAATATAAATACATCCACAATTAAGAACCGCCTCACCCTAGAAATCACACATTTCATTCAACCGGGTTGAACGTAGCTTTCAAAAAAATCATGATTTTCATCCTCTGACGGCAGCTCTTTGATACCCCGAGTCAACGGTTTTAACTTAAAATACCGTGTATTACACATATTTAAATGTCTGAGTCCGGTGTTGGCACACGGTATGCGATATAAGAGATTGAAAACAAACGAAGGGAGGAAGAAACCATGAAAAAGACAGCTCAAGCATCCATCGTAGCGCTCTTTGTGATCATGATCACGGCCGGGTTTGCATTCGCCGCCGAGGCAACCGCCGGCGCCGGGAATTTTCCCTACTTCCACCTGGGTTGCCTGATCATGGGCGGACTCGCCATTATCTCCCTGAAACTGCGTTTTGAAAAAATCTACCTCAGCGAGGCCATCGCTTCCTTTGCCCTGTACACGGTGTTCGTAACCCTGTTCACGGCCCCGGCCATCAATGCGGTCAAAGTCTTATTGAGCTAGGGCCAGACTGAGCCGAACATCCAGGCCCTTATAAAGAATACAGGAGGAAACCATGAAAACGATAAAGACAGCCGACGCCAAAAACATAAACCAGATCATTATGGTGAGCGCCTGGGGTTTCACGATCGCGGTTTCCTCGCTGCTCTTCCTCTATGTCGGACGCCGGATCGATGTGACCATGAACACCGAGCCGGCCTTCATGGTCGGACTTTTAGTGCTGGGCATATCGCTCTGTATCATGAGGCTCTACAAGGACTATACCGACATGAGCCGACACTTGACCAGACCGCGGCAACGGCGGATCTGACAAGCACGGCGTATAGCAAATCCCGTCAAAAAATTTCATCACCATTCTAAAGGCCCTTAAGGGCACCTCCCTGGAGGGCTTTTTTACATCGGTGGATTACCGTTGTCAGGTTGTCATGCTCGCCGGTCTTGAAATAAAGTTCGATTGTCATTTTGTCCAAGCCTGGAAGGAATAAGTCCGTGCCGTTTGCCAAGCTGTCAAGAGATCGAGGCATGCCTGGGTAAATATCAAGTGATATCGTATAGATACATATATGACCAATCTGGCATGGCTGTTGCTCATAGATAGGCAGAACGCAGGAGAAAGGAGAAAG